>Lana_p2__coassemble_1625_pt1 | contig 9434 bp, 8 predicted proteins | sample Lana_p2__metabat2_high_PE_042 | metagenome-assembled genome bin Lana_p2 | reverse complement strand
ATCTAATAGTTTTGGACAATTATGTAATGTGACAAAGATTTTAGAGAAATTTCATCTGGGGAGGATTTTTATGAACGCAATTCAAGAAACAATCATGTACTTCGAAAAGGGCGGTTTAGTAATGTGGCCCTTGCTTTTCTGTTCTATGGCAGTAGTTGCTATTGCTATTGAAAGATTCCTTTTTTACAAGAGCATGGACTCTGGACAAAAGTTTACTGCTGAGTATTGTGGACTTTTAAGACAGGACAGAATGGCAGAGGCGCAAAAGCTGGCAGAGGAGTCTGCAGGTAAATGTGCAGCAATGGTGGCTGACGCAGGCAAGCTGTATGGCACACGTGCTCAAAAACAGGCTTATTTGGAAAGCCAGGCTGGTATTTTTATTGCACAGCTGCGTGATAAGCTGGATTATCTGAGTATTATTGTAACCATGTCTCCGCTTTTAGGCCTTTTGGGTACTATCGTAGGTATGATTGGTGCTTTTAGTATTTTTAATGTTCAAGCAGGTGCTCCTTTGGCTATTACCGGCGGTATTGGCGAAGCCTTGATTGCAACTGCCAGTGGTCTTTGTGTTGCTATTTTATCTCTGTGCGCTCATTCTTATTTTTCCCATCGCATGGACAATATCATTACTGAAATGGAGCAATGCTTCTCTGCTCTCCTGGAAGCTATTACAAGGAGTGAAGATTAATGCAATTACGAGATATTCGCAACCGCAAAACTCCTGAGCTGAACATTATACCTATGATTGATATCATGTTCTTTTTATTGGTATTTTTTATGCTCAGCACTATGTATATGATTGATTTGAAGACTATTCAGATTAAGCTGCCTCAAGCGGCTGCTGCAGCTACAGATACTACTACCACCTTTGCTGTTTCCATGAAAGCTGATGGCACTATTTATCTTGGTGATGCCCAGACAGATATTCAGGCGCTTATTATGCAGGCTAGCCTAGAGCAAAAAAACAATCCTAATTTTGCTGTAGTAATTCGTGCTGAAAAAGATATAGATTACGGCAAGGTTATCAACCTTATTGATAAGCTCAAGGGAGCTGGAATTCGCCGCTTTGGCTTGGCAACGGACGGAGCTGATAAATAATGAATATGCAAAAGCGCCAAAGAGTTGGTATGATAGGCTCTGTAATTGTGCACTGTGCAGTATTCTTAATAGTTTCCTTTTTTGGCTTATTTAATCTTTCCAAGGCTGGACAGGAGGACATTGTAGAAATTAGCATGTTCGGCGGTGGTGGCGGCGGTGGACAAGGTGATGAATTGGACGCTGTCGAGGATGGACAAGAAGAGGAAGCTGAAGAAGCAGAGCCTGAAGTAGAAGAAACTCCTCCGGAAACAGATGATATTTTTGAAGGAGAAAAGGAACAGGTAAAGGAAACACCTAAACCCAAAGCACCGGAGAAAAAAATTGTTAAAAAGTCTGGTCGCGGAACTGGTCAGGGCAGCGGCACTGGTAGTGGTGTAGGTCCTGGCAGTGGCAGCGGTAGTGGCGGTGGTATTGGTAGTGGCCATGGCACTGGTATGGGCGCTGGCGTTGGTGAAGGTATTTATTCTGCACCGGCTGTTCCGCCGCGTTTAGTACGCAGTCCCTATCCTGCATATCCTCGTGCAGAGTTAAATGCTGGTATTCAAGGTACTGTAGTGCTGAAGCTTTTGGTAGATACCTCTGGTAAGGTAGAAAATATTACTGTTGATTCTTCATCCGGCAATGCAAATCTAGATAAGGCTGCTATAAATGCCTGCTATAAATGGAAGTTTACTAGTGCACGTAATAAAGCTGGACAAAATGTTCGCTGCTATATGAAGGTACCAATTACTTTTATGCCTAAAAAATAATATTAACTCTAGCTATCCTATTGCTTGAGGTGCAAGTAATGGAATAGTGAAATACTGAAAGATACTCCTAAGGTAGACTGCTTAGCATTAACGGTCTATTTTAGGAGTTTTATTTTTAAATGTAAAAGGACGTATTCATTAAAAATGCTTTCTAAATTAACAGATTTTTATTCCTGTGTTTAGAAAGGATTATAAAGAATACGTCCATAATTATTTTTCAGATAGATGTTATTAGAACAAAAAAAGACGTGCCTTCTACAAAATAGTAGTTTGCACGTCTTTGGATTTGTCTTTAGGCTGCTTTAGCTTTTTTTACAGTGTTCTTATCAGCTGTGCTTTCCTCAACAAAGCTTTGCTTTAAAACGTCATAGGTTACCTTGCCCTCTTTAGGTGTACCATTAACCTTTACGTTGCCTTCGAAGCTTGCTAGCTTGGTCTTCCAGTTGAAGGAGCCTTGATCAGCACTAATGGTATTGCTGCCATTTACAAAGATGCAGCTGCCGGTCACATAGGCGGTGCGTGTTTTGTGATAAACATCAACCTTGTCACATTTAAAGCTTAATTTATCGTAAGCAAGGGTTATATTGCCTTGTCCATGAACCTCAAGCTTATAAAGAGAAACGGTGGTTTGGTCGCCTGTAATAGTCAGCATAGTATCATGTGCTGGAAACTGTACAAAAACATTACCACGCAAATCATATACACCTGTTAATGGATTAAAGGTGCGGGTATCGCTTTTGATAACTGGTTCTGCAGCAAAACACAGTGATGGAATAAGCATTACTATGGCCATAACAATCAGCAATATTTTCTTCATTTTAATTACCTCTGTTTCATACATGAAATGAAGCTTATTTTTAGCGTAATCTATATTATAGTATTTTTTTATGGACACTGCAATAGTTAAAATGGAGATTTTTAAAAATTTTCAAAGAAAAAGAAGGATTTTAGCGAATTGCATTGAATATAGAGTATGTACCGAATAGTTATGGAGGATTTTGCGACATGAGCATCAATGAGGAGTACGAAAGTTTCAAAGAGCGAGTGCGTAGCGCTGCGGATATCGTTGAAGTAATCTCCGGCTATGTCGCACTAAAAAAGCGCGGTCAAAATTATTGGGGCTGTTGTCCCTTTCATGGTGAAAAAACACCGTCCTTTTCGGTTAATCCGTCAAAGAATATGTTTTATTGCTTTGGCTGCCATGAGGGAGGAGACATCTTCAAATTTATTATGAAAAGCGAAAATTGCGGCTTTGTAGACGCATTAAAGCTTTTAGCCAAGCGGTATGGAATTCCTGTTCCGGAGCGCCAAAAAACGGCGGCGGAGATTAAAGTAGAACAGAGAAATGCTCGGATTTATGATACTAATGCTATGGCTTCACGTTTCTTTCAGGCCTGCCTATTAAAGACGGACTACGGCAAGGCAGCGCTGGATTATTTAAAGGGACGTGGCATTACTGATGATATCATAAATGGTTTTTCCATTGGCTATGCCTTGGATAATTACACAGCTCTTGTTTCATCACTTGGAAAGCGTGGATACACTGCTCAAACTCTTTTGGAGGCAGGCCTTGCTTTAAGGGGAAGAGGAATTTACGATAAGTTTCGTAAGCGAGTGATGATTCCTATTAAGGATCCAAGGGGGCGCATAGTTGGCTTTGGTGGACGCGTGTTAGATGATAGTACTCCTAAATATTTAAATACCGGTGAAACGGAATGGTTTAACAAAAGAAACCTTTTGTTTGGTTTTGATTTGGCTTTGAAGGAAATTCGTAGGCAAAATAAAGCTATTGTTGTTGAAGGATACATGGATGCAATTAGCCTGCACGCAGCAGGAATAACTAATGTTGTAGCATCCATGGGAACGGCATTTGCAGCGGAACAGGCTAAGCTTTTGAAAAAAGCTGCTGAAGAGGTAATCTTTTGTTATGACAGTGATACAGCTGGACGCAGAGCATCTGTACGTGCTGTAAGCATTGCCGGAGAGGCTGGGCTTAGGGTGCGTGTGGCGACTGTGCCAGAGGGAAAGGATCCTGATGAATACATTCGTCATTATGGAAGAGATAGCTTTGTGCAGGTAATAAATAATGCACAGAATGGCATCGATTTTCAGATGGATGAAACGATTTCCCAAAATAATGTTACAACTTTAGCAGGAAAAGTTGAGGCTGTGTCGAATATACTACCATTCCTGTTAGAATGTAAAAATGAAATTGAGATAGCTGAGCATATCAGAAGATTGGCTCAACGGCTGACGATTGATGAGGGCCTGATTACAGCGGAGTATAGAAAGGTCGCACGTAAGGGAGCGACAAAAATTGAGAGATTTCCTGTTCAGGCACCTGTACAGCGCAGTAATACTGCAGAAAATCAGGCGGAGGCAATGCTTTTGGCTGTATTGCTGGAGACTCCGGGTAAAGCACCTGATTGCGTTTCCGTTGTAGATGTCACTGGGTTTAGTAGTCCAGCTCACGAGCAGATTTTTAAGCTGCTTTTGGAGCAAACCTACAATATTCCCGCTGATATGGATAAGCTATATGATAGTCTTGATGCTGATGCTACCTCTGTATTGGCAGGCATTGTTGCCAGATATAAGCCAGAAGGGGACAGGACAATGATTATGAACGACTGCTTGAGACAAATGCAGCGTTTGTATTTGGAGAAAGAGTATGAGAAGCACTGCAGGCTGGCTGAACAGTATGAAAAGACAGCTGATGCACGTTTTATGGATGAGCTAATGGAGAGTCAAAGGATCAACAATGAAATCAAAAAACTCTACAGATAATAAATTGAATAAGGTAAATAACAAGAATTTAGAGGGAGGGGACGCTATGGAAAATGATGCTAATAAATTAACCCAGGAACATATTGATATGCTTGTGGCTAAGGGTAAGGCTAATAAAGGTCTTCTCTCCTATAGCGATATTGCTAAAACCGTAAGAAATATAGATGTTAGTCCTGAGGATATTGAAAACCTGTACGATGTTCTTATCAACAAGGGTATTACTTTGGACGACAATGATTCTGGTGATGATGATGACGTTCCGCCGGTAGTAGAAGATGGTGACGTTAATGATAACGAAGAAATTAGCGAGGCTGAGCTTGCTAATTTAACCGTTCCTGACGGCGTTAATATTGACGACCCGGTTCGTATGTACCTTAAGGAAATTGGCCGTGTACCGCTGCTGGTTGGTGAAGATGAAACCAGACTTGCTAAGCGTATGGACAAGGGCAGACAGGCTGAACTGATTGAAAGCGGTTCTAAGGCTGATGCTTATGCGCCTGTATTCAGTGGCACTGAAAATACTCAGGAGCTTTTGGATATGTTTGATAAGTATATGGCTGAGGAATGGCATATGACTACCATGCGTTCCGTATTCAGAGTTGCTGACCTTATTAAGCAGCGCAAGCTGGAGGGTATTCCCTATACTGTAGATGATTATCAGGACCTTGTGTTTGAGTTTACTCGTGATGAACGTCTGCATTTGCAAAGACTTTTAGTTGAAAGAAACCTGATGATTCCTGGTTGTGATCAGGTAGTTATTGATAAGCCTACCAGTGTTAAGGATTTACATTCTCTGCATCAGATGAGTGGTCTTTTAGAGGAGATTAAAACTCGTCTCAGCACTGAAAGCGATGTAGCTGTTTTTGACAAATACATGAAGATGGAAAGCGATTTTAAGCGTTTGCTTGGTGCTGTAAAGCGTCAGGGTGAGGATGCTAAAAATTGTCTGTCCGAGGCTAACCTTCGTTTGGTAGTAAGTATTGCTAAGCGCTATGTTGGCAGAGGCATGCTGTTCTTGGATTTGATTCAAGAGGGCAATATGGGCCTGATTAAAGCTGTTGATAAATTTGACTATAGCAAGGGCTACAAATTTAGTACCTATGCTACCTGGTGGATTCGTCAGGCAATCACTCGTGCTATTGCAGATCAGGCACGCACCATTCGTATTCCTGTACATATGGTTGAAACCATTAATAAGCTGGTACGCGTTTCCCGTCAGCTTCTTCAAGATTTAGGACGTGAGCCATTGCCGGAAGAAATTGCTAAGGAAATGGATACATCTGTGGAAAGAGTGCGTGAAATTCAAAAGATTTCTCAAGAGCCTGTGTCCTTGGAAACCCCTATCGGTGAAGAGGAAGACTCTCATTTGGGCGATTTTATTGAGGATCAGGATGCACCGGCTCCTGCAGATGCAGCTACCTTTACTCTCCTGAGAGAGCAGCTGGATGAGGTTTTAGAAACCCTTACAATGCGTGAAAAACGCGTTCTAGAGCTGCGCTTTGGCTTGGAGGATGGTCGTTCTCGTACATTGGAAGAGGTTGGCCAACACTTTGGCGTAACCCGTGAGCGTATCCGCCAAATTGAGGCTAAGGCACTGCGTAAGCTGCGCCATCCTAGCAGAAGCAAACGTTTGAAGGACTTTTTAGAATAATTGTTGACAAATAGTTATTTATATAATAAAATAACAATGTTAACTTAAATGTCTGGGCCTATAGCTCAGTGGTAGAGCCGCCGGCTCATAACCGGCTGGTCGTAGGTTCGAACCCTACTGGGCCCACCATTACTTAACTTGTGCGAACTTTGTTGTTTGCCAGGCTAAGAACCCATGTCAGGTGTTAATAGTAAGACGGTGATTGGAAATTCCAATCACCGTCTTTTAATTTTTAGGATGTATTTTAGCTATGCAAATAAAAAAGAACCTAATCACTAATCGCAAAGTGTCGGCTCTAGGCCGAGTCCCCATGCGGGTAGGTTTGTAGGTTCCTTTTATACGATTTTATCATATTGGATCAATGAAGTATATAATTTTATGGTGAGATTGAGATAGCGCCGTATATTCTTTATATGATGAAAGCATTACACAAATAAAAATAACCAATGCAACGATTCCAATGTTCTTGTTTATCAGGTTCCTATGGGGGTAATCAAATTGGCTATCAAGTGCAAGTGGACTTGATGTTTTTATTCTGTGATAATGTTTAGATATTTTTTTAACTCTGCTATTTCATAGGTAGCGATTAGTTCGGTTAATGCTTTGGGATTATTTCCATTGGAGTGGTAATTATCAAAACAGTCATAGTATTTACGGCGGTCTGCAAATTTGATATCTATTGGTAATAAACCGTGCTTGATAAGCTCAAAATTTAAAAGCAGGCGTCCGGTACGGCCATTACCATCAATAAATGGATGAATAGCTTCGAATTCTAAATGCAGCAGGGCGACTGCTTCAATGATATGTTTTGCCTGCTTCCATTGAGAATAGCTTTCCAGTAACTGATTTATTTTAGGTTGGACCATATAGGGTTGTGGCGGTGTATGTGACGCTCCCAGTATTTGTACTGGTACACGGCGATAACGGCCACGATTTTCAGCATCGTTCATCAGGACAAGGGAATGGAAGTCAAGAATGATTTTTTCTGTGAGAGCAGCATTTTTACTAGCAATCTCTGTCATATATTTAAAAGCGTCTCTAAAACCGATAATATCAAGGTGATCACGAAGAGGTTTTTCTGCGATAGTGATACCCTGCTGTAAGATTAATGCTGTTTCACGCAGTGTAAGAGTGTTTCCCTCAATAGCATTGGAATTATATGTAGTCTCGATTAAGAACTCTTCTCGTAGGCGTTTGAGTTCTGTAGCATTGAGTGGACAACGTGTTCTAAGCTCAGCTTGTAATTTATCTATATCTTGCAAATTCAGTTGCATAGTTAAACCCTCCAGTTATTTTATTATCCTAATTTCAGCTCTTCTTCTGCTTTGCGCTGGAGTTTAGCCAGTTTCATATCAACATAATCATCAACATCTTCTATGCCATCAGCATCCAGCTGGCGGTATTTTTGTATGTGTGCTTCCTCTTGAGGGGGAAGTTGCATTGAGAATGTAGAGTTAGTTTTTTTAGAAGTATATTCAAACCATCATCTTCTATTATGTTACTTTTTTTCAAACCAAAATTGTCAGCAATTTTTTTGATTGCTCCCATTCTTGGTTCTTTTAAACCTTTTTCTCATGTTGAAACTGCTTTGTCCGTTACTCCGACTATTAAACCTAAGTCCTTTTGGGATAAATTATATATTTCCCTTAATAATTTTATATTTTCTGATATTCCCATAACTAAACCCCTCCTATAAACATATACTACACTAGAAGTAGAGAAAAAAGCAACATGAAATAGATTGTATTCTACTTCTAGCAGTTAATATTCTATTGAAAGTAAAATATTATAAGTTTAACAACTACGACAGGATGCGATAAAAAATGGCTTATCTTTAAAGCAACATAGATTAGCCAAAGAGAAAACCCAAGATGAAATGGCTACTATGTTGGGCGTACGTGTCCAGACATGCAGAAAGCTGGCCATAAAGATTATATGACGCTGCTGAATGTTTTCAATATTGCTCCAATGGCTGATTACTTGGGTATGACTAGCACACTGAAAGTGTTGGAGCTGCAACATAAATATGGAAAAGCTTCTGTCAAATAAGCCAAAAAATTAGTACCAATATAGTGCTTTTTTTGAATAAAGGTGCTATAATGTAGATACGATGAACGAACAAAAACGTCTTATGCTTGCTTATATAAACATAGGGTGAGACGTATTGCAGTCGCAATATGAAAGGTGGCTCCTACGATTGTAGGGGTCACTTTTTTGTATAATTTAAAGAAAAATAATTAGAGTGACAGATGGTTGTCATGTTAATGTTGTATAATATGTTTGCAGGTAAAAGGAAATAAGTTTTTTAGGCAAACAAGGAGGTTGCTGGTAGTATGATTAACAAGGCAATCAAATTTGCAGCAAACAAACACAACGGACAAAATCGTAAAGGCAAGAATGTACCCTATATTTTGCATCCCTTAGAGGTTTTCAATATTTTGTATCGCATGGGTGCGGATGAAGATTTGCTAGTAGCAGGACTACTGCACGACGTGTTAGAGGATACAGATACAAAAGCGGAAGAGCTACAGGCAGAGTTTGGCACAGACGTAATGGAGCTTGTAATGGCTCATACAGAGAATAAAAGCCTGCCATGGCAGGAACGTAAAAAAAGAGGATGTGAAGCGTTGACACAGGCTCCTAAGAGGGTGCAGATGCTGGTGTTGGCAGACAAGCTATCCAATATTAGGGAAATGGCGCAGGACTATAAGGCCATTGGCGATAAGCTGTGGCAGCGCTTTAACAGAGGCTATGACATGCAGGCGTGGTACTATAACTATAGCGTAGGCTTTTTGCAGGCACTGGCAGAGGATGAAAACACTGCGTGGGCTTATGATGAGTATTGTGAGACGGTGAAGAGTGTGTTTGGTAAAGTAAAATGCCCGATGTGTGGCAAGTATACCTTTGAAGAATTAGGTGATTATGATATTTGCGAAGTTTGTGGATGGCAAAATGACAACCTACAAATGAAAAAGCACGATTATGAAGGTGGAGCAAATCGTATGAGCCTTAATAAAGCAAGAGAAGCTTATAAAAGGGGAGAAAAGGTGTATTGAGAAAGGTGATTAAATGGGTAAAACTATGACCTATGAGGAATACTTTGAGGAAACAAAGCAAGGGTTACAGTTTTATTATGACGATTTATCTGATAA
>Lana_p2__coassemble_967_pt1 | contig 15331 bp, 10 predicted proteins | sample Lana_p2__metabat2_high_PE_042 | metagenome-assembled genome bin Lana_p2 | reverse complement strand
ACCTCTTTCAATGGAATCAATTATTTATTATATCACTTTCAGCAAAAATAACCTAATATTTCTTCAAACAATGATAAAGCATTACATATCATTCAAATTTTTCTTCTGTAGCTCTGCCTCTACCTTTTGAGAGAAAAGTCTATAGATAATACTAAAGAAGGGTACACACAAAATCATACCCATAATACCGCCCAGACTAGCGCCAATAGTTACTGCCGCCAACACCCACAGCTCGGATAAGCCTACAGACTTTCCTACAATGCGCGGATAAAGCAAATCACCCTCAATACGCTGCAGCACCAGGAACAAAATAATAAAGTACCAAATCTTCTCAGGAGCAGCCACCATAATTAAAAAGCAGCCTATAGCAGCACTAAAGAAGGTACCAATAATAGGAATAAGCGCCAAAACGCCAACCAAAACGGAAATCACCAGCGCATAGGGCAAGCCCAGAATAAGCATACCAATAAAGCACATACAGCCTAATAAAAAGGCTACCAAAAGCTGACCACCAACAAAGCCTGTACAGATTTCATGAGTAGTACGAGCAGCGCTAAGCACATAATCAGCCTTATCCTTGGACAAAAAAGCGTAAACAGTGCGACGTGCGCTTTGAGCCAGCTCGTCCTTCTCTAAAAGCAAATACACCGCCGCCACAAAGCCAATTACAAGCTCTGTAATAACACCTACAACGGAGGTCGTAGCGTTCCAGGTTCTGGAAAGCAGCAGACTCTTATTAGTCTGAATATATTGGACAATATTATTCTGTATCGCCATCCACTGGTCATACAGCTGCTGCCAGTCCGCAGCAGACACATTAAACTGAATTGCTTTTTCGTGAAGAATCACATTAAGCTTAGCCATTGCCGGCGGAATCAGTTTAGCTAGTGTACGGAAGCTGCTTTGCAGCTCGGGAACAACTAAAATAACTGTAAATACTAGCACCGCTAGCATCATTAAAAAGCTAAGTACCATACAAGCAGGACGCTTAATTTTAAGCAGTGGCCCCTTGCTGAAGACAAGCTCCCACACATGCTCCAGCTTCACCATCAGCACATTAACAATGAAGGCAATAAAAGCACCTACTAAAAACGGAAAAATAATATCGTAGGCAGAGCCTAAAATTCCTAAGCTTACCTTATAATTCCATAAGCTCCAACACAAAACAGCTGTAAAAAGCACCAGCCTATAAATATTTTTTTGCTGCATTCATATTCCCTTCTTCTACATTATATATAATAGCCTAAACACTAATCCATATGCTTACCTTGTTCAAATCATATCAAGCCGCTTAATACAAAGCGTAATACAATATTTATACTGGCATAGCCTTAGGCATAATAATTAGCAAATATTATAGCTGTTATGCTAACAAGATAGCTACTCCCAAGCAGCCTGATAAATTTTGCCAGCCAGTAAGCCAAAGCCTCATCTATATCAAAACAAAATACTCTATTATAAATTCTATTGCATATTCATATAAATTACAACTTAAAATGCCCCAAATAACAAAATGTCACGAAAATATCACCTAATCATTGTTAGAAAATGGAAAATATGATATAATTCTCCTATTATAAATAGTCATGGCCCCGTAGCTCAGTGGATAGAGCACTTGCCTCCGGAGCAGGGTTTTGCGCCAGTTCGACTCTGGCCGGGGTCACCATTATAAGTCATCATTATAATAGGCATAATATATCATTAAATTTTGAACTATTAATATTAACAATTTCATTTCGTCTTTTACTTATAAAAAATCTCCTAATGTGACTGTGCATCGACTTATCTGTCTTTGTCAACATATCACATTAGGAGATTTTTATTTTACTAACCAATCAAGCTTTCTAAAAGCCTACTATACAGCTTATTATATCTCTAGCTTTCTTAACAAGAACTGCTCCTCATCTTGAGTCAATACAGCTCCATTCAGCATTTTACTTACAATAGTAATGGATCTTACTAAACAATTATACACATTGCCATCAAATCTTTGTTCCATAGTATCAATCAAATAGCGTACCTTTTCAATAGATTTGTCGCTAACGCCATTGCTACCAAAACGCTGGTCACAGGCATAACCAAGAGCAATCAAGGCGCTTGTAATAATACCATTATATCTTAAATCAACATTGGCATTATAGCTAATTACCTGACATAGTCTATTAACAGCTTCATCAATGTCTATTTGCTCTACCGAAATTCCTTCATCACGACGTAAGGCCATACCTAAAGCGTGCAAAGTGTTTTGCAGGCCTCGCAGATTATTAAACCGCACATCGTTGTAGCAAAGCTCACAAATCCATTGAGTGTTTAAATGTCGTTTGCCAAAAACATACAAGCAAGCTGCTTTATACGCTGGTATATGCTTAATCGTATCAAGCTTCATAATCTGTTTATCTGAACCACAAAAGCCTAATGCATAAACAGCCTGAATATTCAGATTGCGTCTAAGGCCTTTGTCATCATATCCTCTAATAACTCCATTCAACTGCTGTACGCAAATAGTCGCAAGATTAGCCCTGTCAGCCTCTGACCAATATGCACACTGTTTTCTAGCAATAGTATAAAGACGCAGCTTCAGCTCACTATTAAAGCCATATTGCATATAATATAAAACTTCATTGGCAAATTCATCTTTATTTCCGGCTGCATTAATACATTTTACGCAGAAGGAAATATCATCATAAAGCTTTTTCCTACGATCAGCATTGGAAACTATTAACAGCCTATCACACAATTGTTTAAGCTTATGCATTTCATTGGTGACATTTAATTTAGCGCCTACAGGTGCTGCCATCTTTACTTTGCTAGTATTATGATAGCTACCGATAACAATTTCCGCATTTCTATGCTCTAAAACATGTAATCCTTCTAAATCTGAGGAAATCATCATATACATACTAATCAGCTTACTGCTGCTCATATTTACCCTAATGGATACATATACATCAGCAGGATAGCTTTTACCAAGCTTTAAACGGCCATTTGCTATAGTAACATAGCTGTCATTATGACTACGTCTTTTAATAGGAATAGCAATTTCGTCACAGCCCGCGTCTAATTGAAAGCCTCTGATAATAGGTGAATCATAGGGCAGCTCTGAGCCTGCAGGAACAAGAAGCTGGACAGCACCATTACGAGCGCCCAAATATAAATCATCATTAAGGGTTGTTTTGCCAAATTCAATACCCCTATTAACACCATTAAAAAGATTATTTTCTGATGCTTTTTCCTTTTTAACTGAAGCAGCAGCCTTATCTCCACATGGCTCTGCAACAGGAGAATCCGTATTATAAAGCAATCGCATATCCTCCTTCATACTTGCATCGTACAAATGAAGGTAATAATGATATACTGCTGCGCCTCTAGCAACTGCCAAATCGGAATCGAGAGCCACTATTGGCTCCAATCCAAAAAACTCTCGTAAACGATCAATAATCATATAAAATTTACTCATACCGCCATTTACAATAACTGCGTCAACAACAGGTTCCGACTGCAGCTTGGCTGCAGCCTTTTGCAAAACATCTAGGATGGGATAGATAATATTGGTGCTAACGTCAATATTTTCAAACCCTTGATAGTCATTATAGCTTAATTTTCTTCCCATCAAAGGCTCTAAAATCTGCTCTACCTCCTCCTTCGTAAAGCTGTCATCATAGGCATAGCCAACGCCGCCAATATTACCGCCTATTTCAAATTTACCATCATCCTCCAGTACATCATCCCAACCAAAATCACTGTCATCAACAGCATTGCCATCACGATAGCGTTCACTTACCTCCAGCTTTAACTGCTCTGCATAGTTGCGCATTACTGGCATAATAGTGCTTTTTTGCTGTTCCAGTTTGTATTTTACACCACTATATTTGCTATAACGCTCAAGATAGCGATTAAACATAGCTTCCGCAAGAAGCTCATCAAAATCATCACCGCCTAGCTTAGTATAACGGTTAGTAGCAATTTCATCCACCTTAAGCACATCAGGGCAGTCCTCGCGTCGTTTAATCTTGTGCATAGTAATATCAAGTGTACCACCGCCAAGGTCGAAAACCATCACATTCTTCTCCGTACTAAGGTCAATTACATGAGAGGAAATCTCTCCATTATGAACTTGATTAATCAAATCGTAAATAACAGCATTAGGCTCTGACAATAATACAGGCCTCTCACTACCATCAGAATTTTTTATTTGAATACCAGCAAGAGCAGCTGCGTCTCTTGTTGCCTGGCACATAACTGAGTCAAAATTTGCGGGTACGGTAATAACTGCATCCGTAATCTGTTGACGATATACCCTACCAGCCTCCTTTAGCATATGCTTGAGGATACGTGCAGAAATCTCCGCAGGAGTTTTATCAGGAATAGCAGCATCCAGTCCCTCTGCCACAGGCATACCCATTTGACTCTTAATAGATTTAGCCACTAAATGAGGACGATTAGGATACTGCATTTTAGCAAAATCGCCAATAACAGGCTCTAAACCATGCTGTTCATCATAATAAACACATGATGGAAGCAAAGATCTCTTTTGACTGCTCATTCTTGATTCATTAAGTCCCAAGCCCTTTAAAACATCCATTGGACGACTAATATCAACAATTTTACTAATAATATCACCATTGGGCTTTTTATTAATTGTTGCCAACACAGAATTGGTAGTTCCTAAATCAATGCCTACACAAAGATCGGAATGCTCATGATTATCAATAAGCATAGACTAAACCTCCTTTACCTTAGGACGTGAAATCTGTACGTCCTTATCACTATATATCCAACCTGGAGAAATTACTTTTACAGTTTTTTCCTCCTCTACATTCATAAAAGGTGATCCCTCATAATCCCAAAACTCAACATCGCTAACCCTTACATTTTGCACTGAGTCCGGACGTACCATAGGATTAATATGATTATCTCTTACAAACTGAATCAGCTTTTTTACCATAATTAACAAGCCATTAATTTCCAAAGGAAGCTCATATCCCTTTTGACGAATAACCTCCATACCCTTACGAAGCACCAAAAGCTCATCTAATATATATCCGTATTTCTCAGAATTGAGCTTGCCAAAAAATTCTGTCATTTCCTGTAGCTTAGCAGCTTCAATTCGCTCATCAAATTCCTTCTGCAAATCATTTAAAAGCATATCTGTCTGCTGCCAAGCTCTTTCTAGCTCCTCCATACGGCCAAGAGCTCTTTCATACTCTTCAATATTTATTACTTTTCTTTTATTTTCTCGTTTATTACCAGAGCTTTTATAAACAGATTTAACAGCATCCACAATATCCCAAATAAGGTATTTAGCTACAGTACTGCCAAAATTAAGTATTTCTTCTTTATCATTACCAATAGCCAATACAGTAATTTTTTGATACAAAAACGCCAAAATCAAATTACTATACCTTCTAGAGCAACGTACCTTATCGTCAGATATCATGGTCTTAAATGCGTCTTTAAAACTAAGCAAGCTTTTAGCATCACCCTGCATAGCCTTATCCATAAGGGATACCATATCTGCAACAGTACCCAAAACATTCTTGCGCTTCTCGATGGAGTTAATCTTATAATCACGAAAAACTCGCAAAATATCTTCCATACTACAGTCCATATAACAATTCTCACGCAATATATCACGACAATCTTTTGGAGAGCGGCTACTGTCCTCTGCTAAAAGTCTCAGCACCATATTTTCTAAAATCAGGTCATTACTCAAGCGTAAAAAACGCTTGCTTTTCTCCTCAACCTTGTTATGAACAATTTGTACTATTTTTTCTATTTGAGAATTTCTTTTATCATTCATATAAAATACCCCTTTCCTACCTAATACTAAGCTTTTATATTGTATAAATTTGTCCTTCCTCAGGAAAAAGCAACTGTGTTCTGCAATCTGGATCATGCATCAGCTCTTGCTCCAACTGCCAATCACCATAGCCGTCTGCACAATGAACTACTAGTGCTTGCCTAGGGTTAATCCTCTTGATAAACTGCTTCATCTCATCGTAATCCTCGTGCAAGGTATAGGTACTATTAAAAAGCTTATAGCTTTTATCTACCATCCTTTTTAATTTAGAACCAATCATAACATGTGGCTCCAAAGGGATTGATCCTACAAGAGCATAGTTATTCTTTTGCATAATAGGTGCATTAAGGCTTTCTACTGTCCGTACTGCCTTCATCGCAGAATTATCTAAGTAAATAGGATACTTACAAGGCGATTGTGCCATAGCATTATTAATATTTGTCAGCTGCTCTATGACTCTATATGGTTCTCTGGCTTGTAGGTATACTGACGTTCCCTGTTCCAGCATCTGCATAGCGTTTTCAATTCTATTATTCGGTTTACGTCTGTACCAAGGGTGCTTAGCATGCAAGCCACAAATAATCAGGACATCTATATTTAAATTATCCGGAAGCCAATAACCATTAGTCCCAACTGAGTAATCTCCTGTATATAGGATTCTTCTACCTTCATACTCAATGAGTGTCATCATCGCCCCAGGAATATGTCCTGCAGGAAAAAAAGCAACCCTATACTCAGGATGCTTGATTTTTTGTAGAAAGCTTACATCTGATAGCCTACTATTTTTTTCATAATCCATCATTTCTTCAGGCTCCATCAATGATTCATGAGTGAAATTATCAATCAAGCTATTATTGCTATACATCCCTGATAATACCCTTGTAAGCGGAGTCATATAAACAGCTGCATTATGGGCCTTAGACATTAGCGCCTTTAGGTATCCTATATGGTCTCCATGAGCATGAGATATATAAATATGATCTAATTCATCTAATGATTTCATAAAAGGCTCACTGAGCACTGGCTGCAAATCAGGGCCATAAGAAAAGCCACTGCATCTTGATGTGCCACAATCTAATAAAACATTGCATTTACCAAGCCTTAAATAGTAGCAGCTACTGCCAACACTCTGAGCTCCTCCTAAAGCCGTAAAATAAATGGACTTCATAAGCTCCCCCCTTCCTAAAATTATAATAAACCTTGAACATCTGCCAATTTGGCAAAATCACTGCAAAGATTAACCAAAACTATGATAATAAAAAGACTATTGATTTCTTTTATTATCATAGCAAACTCAAGTGACATACATTCGTCACTTAAATTTGAGTAAGCCAAAAATTAAAGAAATTTAGCAAAAATAAGTATAAAACCGTCCTGTCTCAAATGAGACAAGACGGTTTTTGCATTTTTATTCCACTCAAATTGTAATTACAAATTCAACCCACATATTATTTACCATATTTTACCTTCATATCTGCTATACTCAATTTCCTTAAGAGCGTCACTGTTGCCATAGAAAATATAACTAATAATTTGCCCGTTAGGTAATAAATATTCTAATCCCCTTTCTTCATCATACAAATAATAATCAGCACCCATTTTAGCCTTTACCTCAGCCTTGCTGTCACCTATCTTAACGCCTTTAGAATTCTGAATATCCTCGTGGTTAAAACTTACACTATTGCAAGTCAATCTTTCAGCATCGAACCTAATATCAGCGCCATCATTTAGTCTATAAAGCTTTTGACCTCTGTATTCATTCTGACTTTGCAAATCGTTTCTTTTTTCAATGTCAGCAGTAGAAATGTTAAGATCAAGTCCATTGGTCAAAACAGAAACATACTCATGGGAATAAGGCTTTTTACCATAATTATTTATTAGCAAATCACAAAGCTCCGCAGTGTTTTTTAGAGCCTTTTTGCGAGCCTCCACAAACTGTCTCCATTGTCTCAACGGATGGAGATATCTATACGCCTCATCAGAAACATACATATAAACAGGCACCTCGCGCTCAAAACCGTTTATAGTTATGGTTTTACGTGTACCTGTAGGCATTACATACATTGAATAAAGACCTTCTCCATAAAACAAGCCTTTATTATATGTTTCCAAATACCCCTCCGTATCTAAATTAGAAACATAAGTAGCCTCTCGCTCATAAACAGTATCAAAATACTCAGAATAACCATAGTTAGCTATGCGGTTATGACCTGTAATAGCATAAACCTGCTTATCACCACCAATTTCCTGAGACGCTATATAAAAGCTTCTGCGCACCACCTGGTCTGGGTCAAGATAATCTACATTGCTACCAAGACCACAGCGCTCCAACTCCTTTTCAATAGAATCCAACTCTTTGTTAATGCTATACATGGACTCAAAATTATGTTTGAGAATAGATAAAGCGCCCAAATAGTCTAGCTTAGGATCATTGGACGGCAAATCTTTCAGCGCCTTGCTGATTTTGTTATTTTGACTATCCGCACCCTTATCTATATTCTTAGCCACCCTATCGCAAAACTCCTTACTTATTTCATAAGAAACCTGTAAGCGCTTGTTGTCATCAACCTCTGCACAACGCTCCAAAACAGGCTTTATAGAGCCTGCCTCAATAGCGTCGTCCACAACCTCCTTGGCTGTTGGCGGACGCAAGGCATTGCCTATAACCACTAAAGCCGCAAAACCAATAACACCATACATTAAAACCTTACCAAGCTTCATAAATATAACCTCCCATCCTTTAGTCCTCGCGTAAGCCCTTACTATTTATCAGTTCCGCAATATCAACTCCTAAGACCGTCGAAATACATACCAGCAGCTCCACACTACACGAACATTGACCATGCTCAATTTTTGATAAATACTGACGTGTAATTCCCAATCTATCAGCAAGCTTCAACTGATTCCACCCCTTCAACTTGCGATAAAAAACAACCTTTGCTCCTAAAAGCCTTCTAAGCTCTGCTAATTTATCCTCGTCCATAAGCTCACCCACCTTTCCGAGTAAATTTTCACTTACATTTATTGTCTTAGCATTGCTTATGTAATAAGTTTAGAACATTTTTAAACTAAAAGGTTGTACTCTTTGTACAAACAAAAAGGAGTTTAAAACGTAAAAAAGCTGGTAGAACCAATTTTGATTCCACCAGCTTAAAAACTAGGTAAATAATTTTTCTAAAATATTATTTTTCTTTAAACCAGTCCACTAAAAATCCCAAGCCCTTAATTTATACTATTCACTTAGCCAAATCTTTAGCCTTGCACATTAAATATTCTAATAACTCTTTACCAACTAAATCTCTATTACAGATATACTTTTCATCCTGTAAAGACAATATCAAAACGCAAACACCCTTTGTCTGCAATTCGGCTACCTCTTTTCGGATTTCTTGTTCTAAAACAGCAAGCTCCACAGGCAAACCTACATTGTGACCAGATCTTGTACGAATGCGCTTTTCACACACCTGCCAAGGAATGTCCAAGTATATGAGTATATCTAAATTTAAGCCAGAATTATGCAGCAAAATATTGCTCAGACTCATATGCTCTACTAAATAATTATCAAGTACAGAGCACACCTTCCCCAAATTATGCGCTCCTAAAGCATCCCCACTAACATAAGGAATAGTACAGCCTGTAACACCTGATGCATCAGATATAAGCAATGCCTTTGATAGTAATGATTTGCCTGAACCAGGAAGGCCTGTAATTCCAATTCGCTTCCACATTTAATTTTTAAGTTGCGTACTTATGATGGACAATTGATTTTCAACATCTCCAAGTACCGCCATCTCGTTAGCAATATTTGCAGCACTACTTTTACTAGACTGAATTTTAGCATTTAACTCATCCTCTATAGCTCTTAGACTATCTCTAATTGTAGAATTAATAGCTACATTCAGTTCTTCATTTAATTGGTCACAAGCCATTTCACACTGCTGTCTAATAGCTTGACGTGCCTGCTCCTCAGCAGCCATTCTTCTTTGCTCATAGGCATTTCTCTCAGCAGCTTCAGCCTGTAAATCTTCTTTAGAAGGCCCACCACTAGACAACAGCTTTAAAACGCCTATAGCTGCAATAACATAAGGTGCCGCTGCAGCTACTACCCCCAAACCTGTACTTACCAAACCACCTAAAGCTTGAGAACCAAGAATACTTGTGCTTGCAGCTTTACTACCAAAGCTTGCCAAAGCTGTTGCACCTTGTTTTGCAATAGTTGATTGTGCAGTTTTTGTTACCATTGTCTCTAAGAATTTATTCTTGACATATTCCTTACCAAGCTCTACGCCTAAATCCATTGGAGAAGGATATTCTTGTCCCGGTAACTTCGGAAGAGGCGGACGGCCAGGATAATCACAAATACCACCTTTATTAGAAACGTCCTTGAAAGCATTATAAAGGTCGATTGCCATATCCTTTACAGCTTTCAGTTCATCGATATTGAAAGTACCTCTGCTGGTAACATTTTCACTTTCAGGAATATCCGGAATGTCAATGCCACCAATATGCTCAACATTAATAGCATCCAATTTGTCTACAAGATTTTGTAAATCTCCTTGCAGACAATCCCTAATTTCCTCAAACTCAGATTCCAAATGCAATGATACCTTGTTAATAAGCTTTTCTTGCTCAGTTACAAAAATCTTATTAACCTCATCTGTGTCTTCACGCTTCATCCAAATCATATCAGGCAAGACTTTAGATAATTTACTGGTTTCAATTTTAATGAAATCCTTCATATTATGGCGCAAATTAGTCTTATAATTGCGAATCTCTGCCAAAAGCTCATTAAGCTCTGCTATAACTTTATCTTGAGATTCATCAGAAAGGGCTTTAATAATCTTACGGATTTCTTGCTCAAAGTTATAAACAATACCGCCCAAAACATTAAATTTATCAGCTCGCTTAAGCTCCATATTAATATACTGCTCTAATACTGGAATACAACTTAATTCCCAAAGATCATTATTGCTATACTCAAGAGCATATTTGGCATCAGAAGCATTTACAGTAACAATAACATATTTATTAGAAATATCACTGATATTATTTTCAATACCAACGCTCTTCATATTAGCAACAATCTTACTCTTAATGGCCTGCAACTGAACCATTCCGTCATCTTCGCTCAATAGTCCTTGCTTATCATTCAAGATAATCAAAACTCTTTTGCCAGCACTGATAATATCCTTCATTCTGTTGTAATTTTGAGCATACTCATACGAACCTTGTGTACTCATTACAAACAGAACAACATCAGCCTGTTTCAAATATTCTTCAGTAACTGCTTCATGCTGAATAGGCGCACCAACACCAGGTGTATCTGCTATCTGATAACCATTCCACTCATAAAAATCAATTTTGTCAGTTGTAGGAACATCAGCAACAACAGCAGCTTCTCTACGTACTAATGCGTTAATAATACTACTCTTGCCTGCATTATAAATACCATAAACCATAATCTGAGGCTGTAAATTATCCAACTTATCGTTCATAAGTGTGACAATTGTTTCCCAAGAACTATCAACAACTGCATTGCGTCCTCTATATTTAGACACAATATTCTCAGCCTTAAAATATTCATTGCGTATAATCTCTTGATAATTAATTAATATGCTAGGAATATTATTCATTACAAGTCCCTCCTAATATTTTGAAAAAACTACTACTCTTTTATCTGCCAAAGACTTAATTCCTTCTCTTACCATCTTCATTGCATCAGATTTTGTCCAAGAATTTTTTTGAATAAACAAATCCACAATATCATACAACGATAGCCTACCTAAAGAATAACGAACTAGCTCTCGTTCTAGCTCTGAAAGTACATGTCCATAAACAACAAACTTGCTATCTTTCAAATAACAGTTATTATATAGGCTTTCAACACGCATAGGATGGTAATCCCACAACTCATCCTCTAATAAATCAGCTAGACTAACTATATCATTACTATTAAGCATACAATAATAACCATATAATGCGGGATTAGCATTTCTAAGAACATACAACCAATAAGTATCACTGCCAGTTTCTAAATAATGCTTCATCCACTTAATAATTCTATCTTCAGGAACTAGTCTTTTATGATACATATCTAAAATATGTTGGTCTAAAGCCTTTTTCATATCATTAGATTGGACACAAATATCCCATACACCCATTCCACCCACTTCAATCATTGGAAAGTCACTAGAAGAGGTTAAAAAATCATAATCTACTATTTTAAGATTATATTTTTCAGGATTACAAGTAATGTCTGTCTCTGGCAAAGGCCAGCAAGATACAACATTCATATTTAAAATGCCTTTAGAAAGCAGATACAACTCTTTAGCAAATTCTAAATGCTGCTCATAGGCTTCTGCTGAATACCCCGGACCACCAAGGATAATATTACCATACACATGATTTATACCCTTCGACTCACATTTTACGATAACATCCCTAATCTCATCTAACGTACATCCCTTACGATAAGCATCAAGAATGCTTTGTACGCCTGACTCTATACCCAATTGCAAAGTATTTATCCCACCTGCCACCAAATAGTCAATCATTTCGGGATGTAAGTAGAGTGTATGAATATGACCTTCACAAAACCATTCAAAATTATATTTTTCTCTTCTTTTCGCAAGTCCTTCACAAATTCCCTTAACACGTTCAGGTACTAGGGTAAAGGTATCATCTGTAAAGCAAATAAAACCTTCTCTATCACCTAAGGTTTCTAAGAACTGATCTACTTCCTGTAGCACGTTTTCTACTGACCTAAAACGCACCTTTCTAGTGTGATGGCCTTCGTGGCAAAACGAACAATGAAAAGGGCAACCTCGTCCAGTCATAATGTTGGCTTCGCCTTGTCTAAACTTATCATCCAAAGAAAAACGGCTATCAAGAAACGGCAATGAATCAAGATTCTCTATTAAAGGACGTTCAGTATTGATATGTACAACACCATCCTTATAATAACTAATCCCCTTAATAGCTGATAAATCGCCAATCCCATCAACAAAATAACGCATCAAGTCAAGTACAGTGAGCTCGCCTTCATACCTAACTATTGCATCACAAGCAGAGCATTCAAAAAAATCAGCCCCTAAAGCAGTTGCTTGAGGACCGCCAACAATTACTGGCAAACCATATTGCTCTTTTATATAGTTCGATAAAAAAATATTCTCTGTTACATTGTCAAAATCACAATAAAGACCTACAACCTTAACTATCCCATTAGCACAAGCGTAATCTATAAGCTTTTTGCCATCTGCCAATAATCCTGCATATGCCTGTCCTTCAAAGCCGTTTTCTTCAATAAAAGCAGCAATGAGATAAATACCGGAAAATCCTCCATGAAAGCTCTCTTGATTTACATACTTTCTATGTAAATTGAACAAAAGAATATCATTGTTTTTCATTTTTTAATTCCTTTAACAAATACTCTTTATTTTTTATAGAGGCCTGATATAATCTACGCTGTCTAATTAATGCCTTTTTTAAAAGCGCCAAACCATCGCCTAGTACAAAATTCAACAATTTTTTACGTGTTTCGCAGCCAGGATACTTGTGCTCTACAACACTAAAGGCATTGACAGCTTCAAAGGCACAGCCACCATGACATAACCGAAAATAACTACAGTCCTTGCAATCATGCTCTGACAAATACTTATCCCGTTCCCTAATGCGCTCGGCATTAGCCGACTTATAAAGCTCCAGCAAAGAATTTTTCATTACATTGCCATATAAGAGCGTCGATGCAGCACCTTGCCTGCCACAAAAGCCTAAATCGCCATTAGGATAAAGACACAATATAGATTTTCCACAAACACCTGCAAATGAACATTCCAATGCGTTTTTAGTGCCCAAAACAGCCTTCAGCAAACTGCTTATAGGCTCAATTACCACACTATCACCAAACTCCAATGCTTTTTTTGTCAATTGGCTCATAACCTTAACATAGTTATTACCAATCTCATCCAAGTTACTAACACCCTCTGCGCGACCTGCACTAAACACGGGATGAATCTTGCACAAAAGTTTATGATTCTTAATAACATCAAACAACTCATCAGCATCAATTTCGTCAGTTGAATTAAGAACCATCAAAGTGCCAACTTGTATACCGTTTGCCTCAAGTAATTCAATGTTATCAATAATTGTTTTAAAGGTTGGCTTTCCATCGGCAGTAATACGATATTTATCATGAATATTTTCATAGCCATCTAAAGAAATACCCATAGAAATATCATATTTCTTAATGATATCAATCCATTCATTATTGATAAGCGTACCATTACTCTGAGCCGAAAAACTTACCTTGTAATCAGTCCCCAGCTTATCCTTGGTATAATCCATCATTTTACATAAAGTAACCTTGTTGTAGCACAATGGCTCACCACCGTGCCATAGAAAATCTACATCCTTATCGCCTATAAAATCTAGAACCATAGGTAAATCATCAACAAGTTTATTAAATACATCCGATGAAATATCAGCATAACTACAAACATTACCTTCACTGCAATATTTACATCTCAGATTACATCTGTTTGTTAGCTTTACAACTATCTGCATCAGTTAAATCTCCTTATACTTACTATCAATAACCTGTTGGCGAAGTTTTATAAGCTCATGCTTCACATCGGCAGCATATCTTTCCTGAATCTCAAAGTAATTTTCTGCAATATTTAGCAATTCTCTTTCAACATAAGGTGGAATTTCATTTTTTAAATCACTAATGGTTTTTTCTATAAATACATCAACATTAGTACCTAGATCTATACTCTTTTGTGCAACACGTTCAATTGCTTTGTTGCGATAATATTTCTTTCCAAAGTAGGACCTCACGTTCTCAATAAAGCCTCTAGCACTTCTTCTAACAGTAATGTACTCAGTATACTTATGTTCAAGCACAGCACTTTCTTTATGAATATCAGCACTTATTTGCATATTAAGCTGCTCAACCTGTTTAGCTTGAAAACCTTCGATAACCTTACTGATTTCCTTGCTAAGCTCCTCTTGCAAAACATCACTCACTATATTGTTAATTACACTAGCAAGCTTATCACCAGCAATAGCATTACCGGTTTTATTAACGCTCTCAGACCAGCACTCAGCCTCCACACAAAGTCGGTGCTTTGCATCAGATAATACATTCTTGGTAATTTTAGCAGTCTTTTCCTTAATATCACGCTTATATTGCTCTGACAAATTATTAATCATATCCATAGAAGCTATCATTTCATCTATACCAGTAAACTCTATATCGCCTGATACTTTACTATGATATCCATGCACAATATTATCTATCAAAGAATTAAGATTTTTCTTAGGATTTTTCTCTTTAAGCTTTACAGCATCATCAGAAGCCATAGAGCCAATAATCCGCATTAATTCATTAAGATTGCTGTCCTTGAAAAGTTCATCATCCTGTTCTTTAATCGCATTATTTGCAAGAGCAGTAGAAATGCTGATAATGTTATATTTCCCTGTTTTAGAACGATGTTTAAGTCTGTCATTTAATTCTTTCGTGATATACTCTTG